>Ga0156537_118_pt1 | contig 20874 bp, 17 predicted proteins | sample RifOxyB2_FD_111932 | JGI IMG/M metagenome (GOLD analysis project Ga0156537, IMG submission 111932) | Candidatus Magasanikbacteria bacterium RIFOXYB2_FULL_38_10
GCCCCAGGTTTAGAAGCCAACAATCTACAAACCACCTCTGCTATCACTGCTACAGATTTATCCGCTTATGCCAGCGGCTCTGACATCACTGCAAAAGATGATTCTTTGATAAAAGCGGTTAAACCCTAAGTAATCTTTATCTGTAAAATGGTTTTTTATACCCTCTTGATTTATTTTTGGAGTTTGTTATAATTATTTTACGAAATGGATGGGCCCTTAGCTCATTTGGTAGAGCGCTTCCATGGCATGGAAGAGGTGAGGGGTTCGATCCCCCTAGGGTCCACCACAAGAGGATTTTGCTGTTGCAAAGTCCTTTTTTTGTTTTTTTGGTAATTAAAAAGCTCGAGCGGTTGAAAGCTCGAGCAGGTTTTTTAGCGGCGCAATTTTGCCGCCAGACCCCTTAAAATAAGAGGCAATTCCTCCATAGTTTCTACATAATGTGTGGCTCGACGCTGGATTTCTTCTGGGCAGTTGGGCCCAACAGCGATTCGGACACCAAAATTAAGTTGGAACATGGAAAGATCATTGACGTCGTTGCCGGCAATTATTACTCTGCGTCTTGGTATACCCAGATATTTTGCCAGAATTTCCACTCCTTTACCTTTATTTACTCCGCGACGAGTGAATTCGTGGAAGTGCACGCCGGAACTGTCATTGGTGGTGTGGTTTAATTCCGGTGGAATATCTTTTATATCGCCAACTAGGGAAAGACGGTGGGATCCTTGTTCCATCTCCTTTAAAAAATTTGTTTCATCTGGGGCTACGCGGCCAATAGAAATCCCAAACCACTTAAGGATTGCTTGGGGATTTTTTTCATTAAGAAAAAGCATCGTGTAGCCAGAACTAAAACTTGAGGAAGAAAAGGCGTAAGTAATATTGTGGCGGTTTCTTTTTATGAGAGAACGCAACATTTTTAGTTCTTGCCTGGAAAAAGCAAAACAAGAAATAATTTTGCCATCGGACTGACAAATGGCCCCGCCATTGTCAAACACGCCCGGACAATTAACAGGTAAAGCGCATTGTTCAATGCAGGTAGAGCTTCGACCAGTGGCTACGGAAAAAAGAATACCCAAATCCTGAAGATTCAAAATGGCTTTGTGTGTTGGTTCAAGAATGCGGTGATCTCCTCCTAGGATAGTCCCGTCAAGATCAGCCAGAAAGAGAATACTTTCATCTTTCAATTTTTTTCCTTTGTTAAATAGCTAAGGTTATCCTAGCAAAATCGGTGTTTTTGTCAACTGTTTGTTTAGTTAACATGTTGCCAAAAGTTAATTAACTTGTTATTCTGGATAAAAATATATGTCATTTTCTATTGGAATTGTTGGGTTGCCCAATGTTGGTAAATCTACTTTATTTAAGGCTTTAACTAAAAAACAAGCTTTAATTGCCAATTATCCTTTTGCTACTATTGATCCTAATGTAGGGATTGTGGAAGTTCCGGACGAACGTTTAAAACCTTTGGCTAAAATTTCTGAGTCAGTAAAAGTTGTTCCTACTACGATTGAGTTTGTAGATATTGCCGGGTTAGTTAAAGGCGCCAGTAAAGGCGAGGGATTGGGTAATAAATTTTTGTCTCACATTAGAGAGGTTGCGGCCATTGTCCAGGTGGTGCGCGGTTTTAGCGATCCGGATATAATTCACGTTCACAGTCGAGTTAGTCCTAACGATGATTTGGAAATTATTGGTTTGGAATTGGCCTTAGCTGATTTGGAAACTGCAAAAAAGCATATGAGTGAATTAAAAAGTAAGGCCAAGTCCGGGAGTAATTTAATTTTGGATCAAGAAATCAGTCTCTTTGAGAGAATTATTAAATTTTTGGAAGAAGGAAAGGCTTTAAGAAACTTATCTTTAACTGATGATGAGAAAAAAAGCGTTAAATCATTTAGTTTTTTAACTTTAAAGCCGATGATTGCGGTTTTAAATGTTGATGAGCCGGAAAAACAAAAAGAACAAACTTTGACTTTAAATTTTGACGGACCAATCATAGAAATTTCGGCCAAATTGGAGGCGGAGCTGGCGGATTTAAATCCGGATGAGGCCAAAGAATATATGGATTCTTTGGGATTAAAACAAACAGGACTGGATAAATTAATTTTGGCTGGGTATCAGTTATTGGATTTGATTACTTTTTTAACCTCCGGACCGCAGGAAACAAGAGCTTGGACGGTTAAAAAAGGAGCTAAAGCTCCGCAAGCCGCCGGGGTTATTCATAGTGATTTTGAAAAAAGTTTTATCCGCGGTGAAATTGTTAATTGGAAGGATTTTTTGGAATGTGGCGGCTGGGCCAAAATAAAAGAAAGCGGAAAAATGCGCTTGGAAGGCAAAGATTATGTAATGCAGGATGGCGATGTTTGTTTTTTTCATGTAGGGGTTTAAGGTAAAAAACTCCCATCTATTAAGATGGGAGTTTTTTTAATTTTACGATCTCTCTTTTAACTTTTTGTTCCGGCCGAAAGTATGATATTGTCTTTTGTTCTTCCGTGAATGCTGTTTTTTCTAAGAGGGGAATAATTTGCCAACCTATACCCTTAAGCTTTTCTTTTAGTGGCAAATTCACTTCTCCGATTATCGGCCAAATCATCACAACTGTTCCTCCGTCAGTTAAGATTTTGTGAAACTCTTTTAAAGATGAAGAGTATAGATCGGTTAATTGTTTTCTCGTTTGCAGTAATTGGTCTTTATTTTCCCCGCCTCTTAATGGAGGACCTAAAAAAGGTTCGGTAATGATAGCTTCAAATTTTTGTTGAAAACACTCACTTAATTTTTGTGCGTCGCAAACTTTTATCTCCGCCCGTCCGCCGCCCCAGGCCAAATTTTTTTCCGTATCGGTTATGGCTTTCGGACTATTATCACTGCCAAAAAGATTTTTGTAATTCATTAATCCGGCTTCGGTAAGAATGGTGCCTGAACCACAAAAAGGATCTAGCAGTTTAGCGGTTTTAATAGTTTCTGCCAAGTTAATCATTATTTTAGCCAGTTTGGGCGGCAACATTCCGGAAAAGACATCTCGGCCGGGACGGCCAAAATCACGTTCGCTGAATTTATCAAAAGGTTGGACTGCCTTGGTTTCCGCCAGCCAAATATTTTTTTCATCGTCAGCAAGTATTATTTCCGCGCCGCGCGGGCTTAACAATTTATTCATTTTTACGGTTACGGAAGAAAGATTATCCTCGTTGGAGGTGACCAGGCGAGATTTTATGCCATTTTTTTCCAGAGTATTTTTAATTTCCAATCCTAAATTTTTTAGAAATTTACTGGGGTTTTTTTTAATTGTCCGGTGGTTATAAAAACTTAAGCCAAAAAATACTTTTTTATTTCCCGCTCCTTTTTCTTTTAAAAGAGGAAGGGTTTTTTCTTTGATGGCCTCGGCTAATTTTTCTGAAGACATTTCGGGAGTAGTTTCTATTTGATTAAATACCAGGCTAATTTTAATTGTTCCCCCCAGTTCTTGCATTAAAAAAGGCACGTCTAAAATGGATTCGGACTCAATAACGCAAAAAGGCGTAGCCCACGCCTTTAAAGAAAAATTGATTTTTTCCTTTTTAAGAACCGAGTTTATTTCCGCCAAAGAAAGAAGAGGCTCTCGTCCCAGAATAAATAAATAGAGCATTTAATTAGCAAAGGGATTTTTTAAATCCTTAATATTTAAGACGGAGGTAGTTTTTCGTTCTTCAAATTTTTGAACTTTTTGTAGTAGGTCTAAATTAAGATTATCTACGGCCAGCTGTGACTTTAAGATAATGATTTCCTCGGCTTGTGTCAAGGTTAAATAGAATTTTTGGTACAAAAAGAAAACAAAAATAATAAAGGAAGCGGATAAAATAGCTGCTAAAATGTAAAAACCCAGATGTAAGCTTAATTCAAATTTGGATATTTTTTGGGAAAATATTTTATTCTTCCACATAAATACTTGTTTTAATACCTAAAGTGATTGGAGTTGAGGTGGTTTTGATTAAAGATGATAAATTAAAAGAAGTTGGCGCGCCTTTGCTGAAAGTTAACTGATTGATGGTAAGAAAATAAGTGTTTTTTTGCAGGAAATCAAGATATTCTAAAATATTGGGGTAGGTGCCAATAACTGTAATGTCTAAATCCAGAGTATAAAAATTTTCGGATATTTTATTGTAGTTGGTTGATAAATTAAGGTTTTGTTTTAATTGCAAAGAATCGGATTTATTTTCCAGAAGGGTGATAAAATTTATCTCCTGATTTTTTTTAAGAATTTTTTTGTTTAAATCATCGGCTATTTTTTTGGCTTCTGAAAGATGAGTTTGAGAACGATGAAATTGTTTGGCTCTTTCATATTTAGCTTCCAATTCCGTTCGCAAATCAACTATCTGTTTGTTAATTTGTTTAATGCTTTGATATTGAGGAAGAATAATCAGAAAAGCAATGATTACAAAAATTAAAAAGGTTCCGCCAATGAGATAAATGAATTTTTTTTCTTGCAAATTAAACATATTTTTACTTTAAAATCATTTCCCCTTTAATTTCAAAATCAATATTTTCTTTGGCTGTTAAAACAGTAATGGGTATTTGCGGATTTTTAACCACTGCGGCTATTTCTAAATTTTTTTGATAATCCAGCAAGTTTTGTCGACTCAAAGCTTTTCCTTGTAGAATGATAGTTTGGCCTTTTTTTTGTAAATCCACACCGGAAAGACTAATTCCGTCATTTTTAATATTGGATAATTTAACCAGATAAACAGACCAATCATTATAAGCAAGATTGGCTAAATTGGCCTTTTTAAGAATTTGATTGATGTTCATTACTTGATTATTAATGGATTTGTTTTCTGCTTCCATAGAAAAGGTGGTTTGTTGAAGTTTTTCCAAATTGTCATTTAAAACTATTTTGGCCCAAATTAAAAAACTTCCGATAATGGCGCTGTAAAGTAGCAACAATTCGGCAATAATTTTAAAGAAAAATAATAAATAGATATTGTAAAGAATTTTTCTTTTTTCCGGAGGAATTAAATTTAAAGTGGTTTTCATAATTTTAAGCTCCGCTTATAAAATGATGGGCATTTCTATTGCTCTTAGAGCCAGACCAATGGCCGTGGTATAGGAAAGGGATTCTTCTTGCGTCATGGGCTCCTGTCCTTTAGCATAAATGTTAACCCAGGGATTAGCTTTGCGGATTTTTATTTTTAATTTGGCGGAAAGAAAATTTTCCAAAGCCGGCAAATTAGAGCCACCGCCGCAAAGTCTGATGCCGGTGAGATGATTTTTTTCCGGAAAATGAATTTTATAAAATTGAATGGCCTGGGAAATTTTTTCCGTCAAATCAAGGAGTATTTCTTCTAAAGCTTGATGCAATTTTTCCCCGCATTTATCTTTTTGCAAGCCGCATTCTTTTTTAAGTTTTTCCGCCTCGGCAAATTCTAAAGACAGGGCTTTTTGGATCTTTTCGGTAATTTGAATACCGGAAATAGGCAAAGATAGAGAAAATTGAATTGTGCCATGATCAAAAATAATAAAGCTGGAACGGGTAGCGCCTAAGTCTAAAATACCACGTGATTGCATGGATAGATCTTTTTGTCTGTTGATGATGGCGCGAGTAATGGGCAAGGCCTCTACTTCAAAAGCCAAGGGAATCAGCCCGGCGATATTTAAAAGATAAGTGTAAGGGTCAACTATTTTTTTAGGGGCGGCGGCTAAAAGTATGGAGTGATCCAAGTGATCCGATTCTTCATCTATTTCTTGCCAATCTAAATAAATTTCGTTTGGTTCATAGGGCAGGTAAGAGGGGATAGCCGCCCGGACTTCATTTTCTGCAACTTTGTCCTTAGGCTCTGTTAAGTGAATATTAATAAGCTGGACGTAGGTTTTTGTTTCCGGTAAGCAGGTGACAGTCCAGGGTATTGTGTTTAGTTTGACCCCCTTTTTGGATAAATGTTCTTTAAGAAGGCGGATGATTTCTTCCGGTTTTAAAATTTCTCCATTAACTATTAATCCTTCCGGCAGATCAAAAGAAGACGCGTGGGCCAGCTCATATTTAAAAGATCCGCGCGCGATTCCGCGTTCTTTTAATTGAATTATTTTTATAGACCGATCTCCCAAATCCAACCCAAAGGCTTGTTTAAAAGGATTAAAAATCATAGTGTGGTCGTCTTTTTAAATGGCTTGTGATAAAGAATACATAGGCATGATTACCGCTACGGCCAATCCGCCCACCGCAATGCCTAAAATTATAATGATTAGAGGTTCAATAATGGTGGAGATGTTTTTAAGAATTTGATCCACTTCATCATTATAGTAAAGAGATATTTCGTTTAAAAGATTTTCTACGGTTCCGGATTTTTCTCCCACCATAATCATTTGCGTCACTAAAGGAGGAAAAATTTTGGGATAATTAGCCAAAATTTCCGAGATCATTTTTCCCGTCTTTATTTCCTGCGCCGTTTGGCGCAAAGCTTCTTTATAAAGCATATTTCCCAAAACATCGGCTGTAATATTTAAAGCATCAATAATGGGAATAGCGCTTTTTAAAAGAGAGCTAAGGGTTAAAGAGAAGCGCGCCAGGTTAATTTGTTTGGCAATATTGCCAAAAATGGGCAAATGCAAGATTAAATTATCCAGCCCTCGGGAAAATTGGGGCTTCTTTTTTAAACGCAAGAATAAGACAGTCAAACCCGCCAAAGCAATTAAAACTAAAAGTCCGTAGTGAAGCAAAAAATTGCTTGTACCAATTAAGACGCGAGTGGGCAAAGGCAAAGGAACATTCATTTCTACAAAAATGGTAAGAATTTTAGGCAAAACAAAAACTATCATTTCCGTCCCAATTCCCAAAATAGCTATCAAAATTACAAGCGGGTAAACCATTGCCCCTCTAATTTTAGAGGTCATGGCGTAAGTTTTTTTCATTTGTTCCACTGCCTGCGCCAAACTTTCATCAAGTTTGCCGGAAATTTCTCCGGCAGCGATCATTTTTACGTAAATTGGCGGAAAAAGTTGGGGGAATTTTTCTAAAGTTTCCGAAAGAGATTGACCTTTTTCCACATCCTGGCTGATTTGGTTTAAAAAGTAGCGCAATTTTTCACTGCTTGATTGAGCTGTGACAATTTTTAAGGCTTCTACAATGGAAAGGCCGGCCTTAATCATTACCCGCAAATTTTCAAATAAAAAAATCTTTTGGGAAAATTTAATCGTTTCCAGTTTGAATCTTAGTTCTTTAAGCCAGGATTTTTGAGGGGTTGAGGCCATAAAAATATAAAAAACTGTTTATTCTTTGGTGGCGGACAAAACTTCTTCTATGGTAGTGATTCCTTTTTTTGCTTTGATAATGCCATCTTCTAACATAGTGATAAAACCGTCCTCTACGGCGGCTTTTTTAATTTCTTCCACCGTAGACTTTTTGTTAATCATCTCCGCAATTTTTTTATTAATCACTAGAATTTCATAAATACCCACGCGTCCTTTATATCCCTCGTTGTTGCATTTGTGGCAACCGGCGCCGCGATAAAAAGTCCAGCTGTTTAATTTTTGTTCGCCGGTTTTTAAACAATCATTTTTCTTAAATAAGTCCAGCATTTTTTTGGCATCCATTATATTTTCCAAATCTTTTATATTTTCAGCCGTTAATTTAAATTCTTGTTTGCAGTCCGGGCAGATTTTGCGTACTAGACGCTGGGCTACAATGATATTGGCAGTAAAGGCTATTAAGAAAGAGGGGATGCCCATATCTAAAAGACGCGGAATCGTGGTAGGAGCATCATTGGTATGAAGAGTGGACAAAACAATATGCCCGGTCATAGCCGCGTGAATGGCAATTTCCGCCGTTTCGGCATCACGAATTTCTCCCACCATAATAATATCAGGATCTTGGCGTAAAAAAGCGCGCAAACCCGAAGCAAAGGTATAGCCCACGCGGGGGTTAATTTGGCTTTGATTAACACCGCCGACATGGTATTCAATAGGATCTTCAATGGTGGAAATGTTTACCCCGGATTTGTTAAGCATGTTTAAAATTGAATAAAGAGTGGTTGTTTTTCCAGAACCAGTAGGCCCGGTGACTAAAATTATGCCATGGGGCATTTCAATATTTTTTTCTATCTTTTCTTTATCCTCGGGTAAAAAGCCCAATTGGTCTAAAGTTAAAGGCTTAGATCCCTCGTGCAGAATTCTCATGACGATTTTTTCTCCATCGTAAACCGGCATAATGGAGACGCGCAGGGAAAAATTTTCATCTTGCAAAACCAGTTTAATGCGCCCGTCTTGCGGCAACATGTGTTCATCAATTTTAAGGTTGGCCAGAATTTTAATTCTGGCAATAATGCCGGATTGCACCTGTTTGGGCAAGGTCATGATGGGACGCAAAACTCCATCTACGCGATAACGCACCGTCACTTCTTTTTCCAACGGCTCTATGTGAATATCCGAGGCGCCTTCGTAAACCGCGTGTTCCAAAATGCTATTGACAATATTGATAATAGGTAAGTCTTCCGCTATTTTTTTAAGTTGAGCGGTATTTTCTCCTTCTGCTCCCGGTTTGGCAATAGTCAGTTCAGATTCCAAAGTGGCGTGATATTTTTTAAAAACATCTTTTAGAGAACTGGGGGAAGTGAGATAGGGTTTAAGAACGGAGCTGGTTTTTCTAGAGATAAATTCAATCGTTTGCAGATCCAGAGGATCTTGCATAGCTACTTTTAATTCATTCCCTTCTTTGGCAAAGGCCACAATTTGATGGGAAATAGCCAAAGCACTGGGGATAAGAAAAAGAAGATTTTTTTTGATCTCGTAATTTTTAAGATTAATAAAAGGCACTTTTAGGTAACTGCCAATGGCCTCGTAAAGTTTTTCTTCATCCACTAAATTGGCCCCCACCAAGTATTCTTCTAAAGTCTGATGTTTTTTGTCCGCCTCACTGACCGCTTTGGATAAAACGGTTGCTTCTAGCAGTCCCGTTTCTTTAATTAAATTTTTAATTGCTTTTTGATCAAACATATAACTGTATTATAGCAGGAAATCTCAGGACTTGCCAAAATTTTAGCTCTATGTTATAGTGATCTCACTTAAAAAATAACCTTTGAGGGCTTAAAGAATCCTCAAGACAAGGAGATTTTATTTAATTTATGCAAAATTACGATTTATTTTTAATTTTATCCCACAATCTGTCAGAAACAGAAGTGCCTGTCAAAGTGGGCAAAATCAAAGATTTTTTGTCTTCTTTGGGAGCGCAATCTTTAATTTCTTCGGATTTAGGTCGACAAAAATTAGCTTATGCTATTGATCAAAACAAGACAGGTTATTTGTCTAATATTTTCTTTTCTTTAGAGCAAAATCAGGTAGATGCGGTTAAAAAAAATTTAACTTTAGATACAGAGGTTGCTCGTTTTATGTTAACTTTAAAGAAAAATGTGGTTGTGCCTCTTCAAGCTACTCCCATTACTTCTGTTTTTGAAAAAACTCCCTTTACCCACGCTAAAGTAGAGAGATCTTTTCATACTGCTACCCCCGTTGAGACTAACGTCCCTGTGGCAGAAAAAACAGAAAAAGCGGAAAAAGTAGAAAAGACGGAGAAAACGGAAAAGAAAGACAAAGAAATGGATTTAGCCGATATCAATAAAAAGATTGATGAAATTTTACAGCAAGACAATTTTATTGTATAATTGCTTAAAATTATTAAATATCAAGTATGAATTTAAATAGAGCCATGATTATTGGGAATTTAACCCGTGATCCAGAATTAAAAACTACCGCTACCGGCAAAACCGTTGCTCGTTTGGGCGTAGCCACCAGCAATGTTTGGGTTAATGATGCCGGAGTTAAACAGGAAGACGTGGAATTCCACAACGTAGTGGCCTGGGGCAAGTTAGCGGAAATTTGCGGACAATATTTGGCTAAAGGCAGAAAAGTTTATGTGGAAGGCCGTTTAAAAACCCGCGATTGGGTTGGTCAGGACGGTGTTAAAAGAAATCGCACGGAAATAATTGCCGAAAATTTAATCATGTTAGATAAGGGACAAAACCAGGGTCAAGGTGGGGCCGCCTATGCTCCAAAACCAATTGCTCCAGTAGCAACTCCGGCCGCCGCTCCTTCTAACGGTTCTGAAGAAGAAATTAAATTAGAAGACATACCATTTTAATTATGAGAAAGAAAATTGTTAAGAAAAAAATTTGCTATTTTTGTCTGAATAATGTGGAAGACGTTGACTATCGCAATGTGGCTGTTTTAAAGCGCTTCATTTCTTCTTTTATGAAGATTGCTCCGCGCCGCCGTAGCGGACTTTGCGCCATGCATCAAAGAAAAGCCGCTCGGGCCATTAAAAGAGCGCGCGAAATGTCCCTGCTTCCTTACTTACCAGAATAAAAATTAGGACCCCGGCGCAACCGGGGTTTTATGATGGAGAAAAATTTATATGCGCTGGCAAGATTTAAAAAACAATCCAAGATTAAAAGAAAATTTAATTAAACGCGCGGAAACTTTTAAAAAAATCCGTTATTTTTTTGATACTGCAAATTTTGTAGAAATGGACACTCCTTTGGCTGTGCGTTATGGCAATCCCGAGCCTAATTTGGATTTATTTAAAACGGAAATACAAAATGAAAAAGGGGAAAAATTTAAGTCTTTTCTTATCACTTCTCCCGAATTATCTTTAAAAAAAATTTTGGCCGGTGGCTTTCCTAAAATTTATCAGATGTCCAAATGTTTCCGCAATCGGGAACCTTGGAATGCCACCCATAATCCGGAATTTACTTTGTTAGAATGGTATGAAGTGGGAATTACCTATTTAGAATTGATGGAAAGAGTGGAGGGGTTGCTGAAAGATATTTTAGGCAAAGAAAAGATGATTTATCAAAAAAAAGAAATTCATTTGTCTTCCCCGTGGCTTAAAATTTCTATGCGCGAGGCGTGGCAAAAATATGCGCTCCTTGATTTGAATAATTATTTAAATTTTGATACAATGCGCTCACTAGCCAAAGAAAAAGGCTACACTATAAATGAAGGTGAAACTTGGAGTGATTGGTTTTTTAAAATCTTTTTAACGGAAATCGAACCGCAATTGGCTAAGGAAAACAGGCCGGTTTTTTTGTATGATTATCCTAAAGAAATGGCGGCTTTGGCCAAAGTTAAAGAAGATGGCTTGTATGCGGAAAGATTTGAACTTTATTGGAGCGGAATGGAATTGGCCAATGGTTATGGGGAACTTTTAAATGCTGAAGAGCAAGAAGAAAGATTTAAAAAGGAAGAGGCGGAAATATTTAAAGAAAAAGGAGAAGAAAGAGAAATGGACCAGGATTTTATCAATGCCTTATCAGAAGGTATCGCGCCTTGTGCCGGAGTAGCTTTGGGAGTTGATAGAGTAGTGATGCTTTTAACAGATTCCAAAGACATTGCGGAGGTGGCGCCGTTTTTGGCGAGGGAGATGTATTGATAAAAATTAAATTATAAAAAATATAATAAAAATGTTTATGGCTTCTATCAACGAGATTTCTAAAGAGACAATTTTACGCTTGAATGGTGAAATATATTTAGTCACCGAGTTTCAACATGTTAATCCGGGCAAAGGATCGGCTTTTGTGCGCACCAGATTGCGCGGCATCAAAACCGGTAAAACCATGGAATTAACCTTTAAATCCAATGAATCAGTAGAAATTGTAGAAGTGGAACGCCGTAAGATGCAATATTTGTATAACAATGGCGAGATGTATACTTTTATGGACAATTCCACTTACGAACAATTAGAAATTAACGTTAGCTTGTTAGAAGGCAAAAAAGAATTTTTAAAAGAAGGGTTAGATGTGATGGTGATTAAATTTGAAAGTATCCCGTTAAGCATTCAATTACCCAACAAGGTGGCCTACAAAATTATTCAAGCAGAGCCGGGTGTAAAGGGCGATACTGCTTCCGGTAATGTTTCCAAAGAGGCTACGTTGGAAACCGGACATATAATTAGAGTGCCGCTCTTTATCAAAGAGGGCGAAGAAATTATTGTAAATACAGAGACGGGGGAATATGTGGAAAGAGCTTGACAAAAGCCCTTATTCTTCCAGCGGTGGTTCTTCGTCTTCTTCATCTTTTTTACCCGCGGCGTTAGCTTCTATAATTTCCGCTTTTTCTTTTTTAGCCACCTCTTCCCAAACCTTGTCTTTTATTTCCGCAATCAAATTGGGATTGTTTTTCAAAAAAGCTTTGGCGGTTTCACGTCCCACGCCCAATTTAATATCGCCGTAAATGTAACTGTTACCGGATTTATTGATTACTTTTTCTAAGACGCCCAAATCTAAAACATCGCCGGAAATGGAGATACCTTCGTTGTACATGATATCAAATTCGCAAGTTCTAAATGGCGCGGCCACTTTATTTTTGACAATTTTTACTTTAACGCGATTGCCGATAATTTTTTCACCTAATTTGATTTGGGCGGCGCGGCGTACTTCTATTCTAACTGAAGAATAAAATTTTAAAGCGGTGCCTCCGGTGGTGGTTTCCGGATTGCCGAAGAAGACTCCAATTTTTTGACGAGTTTGGTTGATGAAAATTAAAACAGTGTTGGATTTGCTAATGATGGCAGTGAGTTTACGCAAGGCCTGGCTCATGAGTCTAGCTTGGAGACCCATGTGGGAATCGCCCATATCGCCTTCAATTTCCGCTTTAGGCACGAGTGCCGCTACCGAGTCCACCACAATAACGTCCACACCATTGGATCGAACCAAAGTTTCTACAATTTCCAAAGCTTGTTCACCTGTATCCGGCTGGGAAATGATCAAGTCTTTTGTGGTGACGCCAATTTTTCCGGCGTAATCCGGATCAAGGGCGTGTTCGGCATCCACAAAAGCGGCGGTGCCTCCCGTTTTTTGCAATTCAGCCACTACGTGCAAAGCCAAAGTGGTTTTACCGGAGGCTTCCGGACCAAAGACTTCTATAATGCGTCCGCGGGGCACTCCACCCACGCCTAAGGCTAAATCTAAAGATAAACAGCCGGTAGGAACAGCTTCCACTTGCATTTTTTTGGCTTCCCCCAAGCGCATAATAGAACCATCGCCAAAGCGTTCTTTTATCTGGCGAATTGCCTCCTCCGCGGCTTCAAATCTTTCGTTGACAACTTTTTTGGACATACACATTTTTTAATTATTTTTTTAAAGAGACATCTTCTTTCTTCTCTCGATAAATCACATTTCTAATTACAGTTTGGGACCGACTGTGCTTTTTAGCAGCTGTAATAATAATTTGGTTACTTCCCGGATTTAAAATGATATCTTCAGAAAAATTTCCCAAACTGTCACTGACGGTTTCCACCCCGTTAATTTGCACTGTTAGTTCCGGCAAAGTTTTTCCTTTAACACTCAAAGCTTCTTGCAAACTAACTTCTCCTTCGGTTGGTGTTTCCAGGTCTAAGGCTGGAGCAATAAAAATTCCGTTTATTTCTATTCCTAAATAAATAACCAATATCATAACAGCGCTAAGTGCCAAAAGCTTTCGCCAAAGCAATGGCCAGCTTTTTAAACGACAAACGGGGATAAAATTATTTTCCTTTTTTTGGCAATCTTTTCTTTCCTCTTGGTAATCGTTTAAAATTTTTTGAGGGTTTAGCCCCAACAATTCAGCGTATCTTTTAATGAAATTTTTAATGTAGATTTCCCCTGGCAATTTATTATAAAGGCCTTTTTCCAAATTAGCAACAAAAGACGGGCAAATGGAAAGTTGTTTGGACGCGGAGACAATGGAAAGACTCCTTTTTTCTCTTTCTTCAATTAAAATTTGCACAGCCAAAGGTTTTGAGGCTATTTTTTTACTGGAGAAAGTGACCATATTAAAAATTTAATTCTTCCGGAACGGCGTCATCGTCATTGGTTTCCTCTGTTTTTTCTTCCTCTATCTTAGTTGATTCCGGGTTTTTAATCAAGATTTCCCGTGGTTTGGCTCCGTCAGCCGGACCAATAAAACCTTGCGCCTCTAATAAATCAAGCAAACGAGCGGCACGGGCATAACCAACCTTAAGACGGCGTTGCAAAAGAGAGGCCGATCCTTTTCCGGCTTGGAGCAAGACAACTTTAGCTTCTCCTAAGAGGGGTTCATCTTCATCTCCTCCGCTTGTTTCATTGCCAAAAGCCAAAATACCTTGTTGCTTGGCTACCACTTCATCTATATACTGAGGCACGTCTTCATTTTTAAGAAAGTCCGTCACTTTTTTAATTTCCTCTTCGGAAATATAGGCGCCTTGCAGGCGTTGAGGCTTGCTCATATCAGGAGCGCTCCAAAGCATATCGCCGCGACCTAAAAGTTTTTCTGCGCCGGAGGTATCCAAAATAGTGCGCGAGTCCATTAAAGAAGCTACGGAAAAAGCCATACGAGCGGGAAAGTTGGCTTTAATAAGTCCGGTAATAATATCTACGGAGGGTCTTTGGGTAGCCAAGATTAAGTGAATACCTACCGCGCGCGCCATTTGGGCCAATCTCACAATAGATCCTTCCACTTCCGCGCCGGCAGAAACCATCAAATCGGCCAATTCATCAATAACAAAAACAATGTATGGCATTTTTTCTTCCATTATTGCATTGTATTCTTTAATGTTGCGTTTGCCGGCTTTGGATAAAAGTTCAAAACGGCGCTCCATTTCACCAATAGTCCAGCGTAAAGCATTAACGGTTTTTTGCGTGTCGGTAATTACCGGCGTTAACAAATGGGGAATGCCATTGTAAAGATGCAGTTCCACGCGTTTGGGGTCAACAAAAATAAAACGCAAAGTTTCACTGGTGTGGCTAAAAAGCAAACTTAAAATTAAAGCATTAAGATAAATAGTTTTACCCGATCCGGTGGCGCCGGCAACCAGTAAATGCGGTAAAGTGGAAATATCGGTAAACCAGGGACGTCCGGAAACATCTTTACCAACTACCACTTTTAAAGTTCCGCGGTGTAATTGCCAGTCCTTTGATTCTAAAAGTTCTTTAAGAGAAACTATGGCAATTTTTTGATTAGGCACCTCTACTCCCACCAAAGACTTTCCCGGGATAGGGGCTTCAATTCTAATGGGGTGGGCGGCTAGGGCCAAAGCCAAATTGTCGTTTAAAGAAGTGATGCGAGTAAGTTTAATACCATCAGCCGGTTTTAAAGAATACTGCGTGACAGTAGGGCCTACTTTAACGTCCCCCATTTCTACCGGGATGTTAAAATTTTGAAAAGTTTTTTGAATGGTAAAAAGATTGGCTTTGACATCACCGGCCGAAGGCTGGGATTTTACCGTAGTTAAAAGATTGATGGGAGGCAAATTATGGGCCAGCTTTTTAGAAACTAAAGGAGCATCAAGTAATGCTTCGTCAATCTCGTCTAAATTGTCATTTTTTTTCTGTTCAATTTTAGTTTCCTGGTTTGTTTTGGTTTCAGTTGGTTTAAAATCTTTAATTTTTTGCGCTTGAAAAGATAATTCCGGTTCAACAAAATTTTCTGCTTGGTTGTATAAAGGAATGGAAGTATTTTTTTTGGCAAATAAAGATAAAACGCCGATAATTATTTTTCCAAAAGTGCCTAATTTGAGCAAGATATTTTTTTGCGTTTGCAACAGTGCGGCTAAGGTAGTGTTTAAAAGTAGAATTATGGCGGCTAAAAGCAAGCCGATTAAAATTATTAAAGTGGCCCAAAAACCAAAAGCGTATTGTAAAAAATAGCTTGTGATATATCCTAAAAGTCCTCCACCTTGGCCTGCTTTGGCTGCTAAAAAAGATAAAACTATTGGCTCGTAAAGATGAATTAAGCCGGTTAAACTAATAATAAAGAGAAAAAAACCCCAAAAATGGCGTGTGTTGCCGTTGTAGGGACCGCTGAATTCCACTAAAAAGGCAGTTAAGATTAAAACCAAAGGAACGGTTAGTCGCAGTTGTCCAAAAATGACTCCTAAAAACCGATTAAGATATGCTCCTGCTGTTCCCCCTAAATTAAAGTAGCTTAAGACACAAATCCCCGCCACAATCAGGAGTATTATAACCAACAAACTGCGTTTAATTTGCGGAGCATTTTTTTCTTTTCTGTTCTTTTCTTTGGTTCTTTTATTTTTGGACATAATTTTTATTCGGGGTCGGGTTTTTTAAAGGATAGAGCCATTATAACAGTTTTCTCCTGTTTTTATCAAACTTAATTAATTGTTTTTGATCTTGTGGATAAAGAAATTAAAATTGCAGATTAAAAAGTGGTATAATATCATTAACAATTAAGCCTGCCATAATGAACCGGATGCTTAAAGAAAAAAAACAGGGAAGTTTTAAACCCAGTCTTTTAATTTTGGGTATCTTTTTTGTTTTCTTTTTTGTTTTAACTGCTCAAAATTTAGCCCAAGCAATCAATCAGCAAATAACTTTTCAAGGTAAATTAACCGATGCCAGCGGTAATAATTTAGCCGGAACTTATTATCTTAAATTTAGCATTTACGATGCTTCTACCGGCGGTTCTTGTCAGTATACCGGAGCAGGTTCCTGCGGTTCTGTGACAACTACGCCCGTCACCCTCACTAGTGGCATTTTTTCCGTTAATTTGGGTGATACGGATAACAGTCTTAATGCTTTGCCTGCCACTTTATTCAATGCCGACGCTCTGTATCTTGGTTTAACCGTTTGTTCCGGCCCTAATACTGGTTGTGATTCGGAAATGACCCCGCGTAAAAGAATTACAGCCTCGCCTTACTCCTTTAACTCCGATCGCCTTTCCGGTTTGGCCACTTCCACTTCCGGCGGAGACGCTTCTTATATTCCGGCCACGGATTCCTCCGGCAATCTTAGGATTTCCAATTCTTTTTACGCCGCCACTTCCACTTCCGGTCAGTTGGGGTTTGGCACTACTACCGTGCCAAGCGGGGTTAAAGTTTTTTTAGACAGCACTACTGCTTCCAATAAGTTGCTGGTACTGCGCGCCAATTCCAGCCAAACAGGCAATCTCACAGAATGGCAAAATAATGCCGGTACTGCTTTGATGACAATTAACTCATCAGGTAATATTTCCGCCTCCGGTACTTTACAAATTTTTGCCACTTCCACTTTGGCCACCTCTACTATTAGCGGTTATTTGGGCATTGGCATTACTGCGCCACAATCCGCTTTAGACGTCGTTGGTAATATAAATTATACCGGGTTATTAAAAATTAATAATGGAACATTTTTGTCTACAACAACAGGATCCAACAGCTTAGCCATAGGAGTAAGTGCTGGGCATAGTTCCAGCGGTTCCAATAACATTTTTATTGGAAATTCCGTAGGAAGTGCTAATAGCGGTTCGGGTAACACTTTTTTGGGTTTTCAAGCCGGGGTTTATAATACAACAGGAAATGATAATACATTTATAGGTTATGATTCCGGCCGGTATAACGAGACAGGTTACCAGAATGTTTTTGTTGGCAAATACGCTGGTCGGGCAAATATTTCTGGACATGATAATACGTTTTTAGGAATTAGTTCCGGTCAACTTCATACCACGGGTTATAATAATACTTTTATTGGGGAATTATCCGGCGGTAATAATATCAGCGGTCAAGCTAATGTCTTCTTGGGGTACAGCGCCGGTTTTAATGAGACCGGCTCTAATAAACTTTACATTGCCAACTCTAACACTGCCTCGCCTCTTATTTATGGCGAATTTGATAATCAACTAATACGTATCAATGGCGACGAGCAAATAATCGGTTCCGCTACCTTAAGTGATGGAACAACTTCTTCAACTCTTTCCAAAAATTCTTTCATCCTTGCGCAGGATTCTTCTAATGATCTAGGCAAGTTTTATGTAGATTCTTCCGGCAACCTTTCCGCTTCCGGCACTCTTGGCATTTTTGGCAACACCACTCTGCAAGGTTCTCTTTCCGCCACTTCCAACACCTCCTCTCTGCGCAGTCTTTTACTGTCTTCTTTAACTTCAGCTCCGAATGTAGCGGCCGGTACTCTTTACTTTAACTCCGGCGATGGTAAATTTTATGGCTACACTTCTGCCGGCACGGCTGTAGATTTGGGAGCAACCGGAAGCGGCACCAATGATTGGGGCAGATTCGCTTCTACTTTTGGAGCTCCTGCTTTGATGACTTCCTCTACCTACCCGGTTTGGTTTGATGGGGCGGTGTATGCTTCTTCTACTTTAAATCTAGGTGGCAATGCTACAGCTGGACTTAATAACCTGACCATTACCTCTGGACGAACCGATAGTGAGAACAGTTTATTTGATATTAAAGATTACGCAGGTAATAGCCTTTTAAGTTTTGCTACTTCAACAGATTTCTTTGGAGGGACATTTTTGTCTGTAGGGAATAACTTAAGTAATAATGGAGCTGGTGTTTTAATTTTAAATGGTGACGCTAGTAATAATGACGGGTTTTTAGGTTTTACAGACCCGGCAAGTAATTCTTATTTAAAGGCTTATTTAGGAGGGGATGAACCTGGTGGTATTATGTTGACAATGGGTGATAGTAATACCACCTCTTCTTACAGTTGGAACGGCATAAGATTAGGTGGAACTTATAGTGGGACAGATCCGTTAGACACCGGCAAGTTTTATGTGGATGCCGCAACCGGTAATATCTCCTCTTCCGGCACTCTTGGCATTTTTGGCAACACCACTCTGCAAGGTTCTCTTTTAGTCACTTCCGGCAATATTGGCGTGGGTACTTCTACTCCCGGAGCCAAATTGCATTTGGCCGGCGGAACAATTTTACAAACCGTAGAGAGCGCCCCCAGTATTTTAAGCTCTATTACTCATGCTAATTTTAGTAACCCTAATTCCGTGGCGGTGTCCGGTCATTATGCCTATGTTGGCGATACCGGCTCCCATTATTTATTTGTCATTGATATTACTAATCCTAATGTTCCGTTTGTAGTCGGCTCTTTTTCTAATGACTGTGTAGAGGCCAGAATACAAGTGGTCGGACGTTATGTTTATTCCGGAGACACCAGCAATGACAGTCTTTGCATTATTGATGTTGCCAATCCCTCGGCTCCGGTTTTGGTCTCTCAAATATCTGACGCAACTTATTTACCTGATCCCGAGACTATTTATGTCTCCGGCAAATATGCTTATGTAACCAATCCTGTCGGCAAGAGATTAACCATAGTTGATATTTCCAATCCTTTAAATCCTGTAGTTAAGGGTTCTGTCACTCACACCACTCAATTAAGCGGAGCGGAAGGTTTATATGTGGTGGGTAAGTACGCTTATATTTCGGCTTTTCAATATTTTACAATCGTTGATGTTTCTGATCCCACCAACCCAACAATTGTTGGTAATGAGAATAATGGTTATTTAAACAATGTTTCCTCGGTTTATGTCTCCGGCAGATATGCTTATGTAGTTTCCAATAATGGTTTAGATAGATTTGTTGTAGAGGATATTTCCAATCCAGCCAGTCCAAGCATGGCTGGTTCTTCATCTCAAATTAACGCAGGAGGATTATATGTTTCCGGCAGGTATGCTTACTTAACCGCCGGCGCCACAGTTGGCACGTTAAAAGTTATGGATATTACCACGCCGGCTTCTCCTTATGTAATCACCTCCGTTAGTTTGTCCAATCCCGCCGGCGCCATTTATGTCTCGGGTAAATATTTGTACACCCTGCGTCCGGGGGCTACTGATTACTTTTCTGTTGTTGATTTAACCGGTATTGATTCTCCGGGCGGCAACATTGGCAATGTCTCGGCTTCGGATATCACAGTTAATGATAATATGGATGTGGGAAATAATTTATACGTGCGCAGCGGCTTGAACGTTGGCGCCGGAGGCTTATTACTTAATGGTGATTTTGGTATGTCCGGAGGAACTACCAATACCTTAAGTTTTTCCACCTCCACTGTTTTTACCAGCGCCGCATCCAATTACTCCGGCAACCGCGCTTTTACTTTTGATGCCACCAATTTTTCCGTCTTTAACAGCGACAGATACATTTTTTCTTTACGCTCCAATAATTCCAAGGTTTTTTCCGTATCTTCCAATGGTGACGTAAGAGCTTCCGGAACTTTGTATGCCTTAAGTAACACCGTGGGCACCCCGGGTACTCCCGGAGATTTATCCGAAAGAGTGGATATTGTGGAAGGAGAAAATGTAGAATCCGGCGATGTAGTTATTATGGATACGGAGTTGACAGATACTTATCGATTAAGCAAAACATCTTACGAAAAAACCGTAGCGGGAGTTGTTTCCACCAACCCGACTATTGTGGTGGGTAATGGCAAAACAGAATACACCGCGGCAGTGGCCATGATCGGTCGCGTGCCTGTTAAGGTTGTTTCAGAAAACGGCCCAATCAAAATTGGCGATTATTTGGTGACAGCTTCTAAACCGGGCTTTGCTATGAAATATGACATTAGCTCTGGTAAAACAGCGGCGATTATTGGTGTGGCCCTGGAACCGTTGGAAGGGGAAGAAGGAAAAGTTTTGGCTTTAGTTAATAGTAGCTTAGCCCCGGGATTCAGTTCTGTCGGTAGTACTGAATTAAACATTTCTTCTACAAATAATAATCAATTGGTAATGAATGCCGATTGGGATTTTAATGGTTTTAGTATTTTTAATCTTAAGGCTTTAAGAGGCAAAGATAATAAATGGTATATAGATGAAGAAGGAAATTTAGTGGCCGAATCTGTTAGATCTAATAAAGTCCAAACCAAAGAATTGATAATGGAAAAGGATACGGCCGATAATTATTCCACAGTAGGAGAAGGAACAATAAAGAGTGGAGAAAATTTTGTGGAAATTGACAATATCGCCATTAAAAAAGATAGTAAAATTTTTGTCACCTTTAGAGGCAACCCTGGTTCTTTCTGGTGGATTGCGGATCAAAGCGATGGCAAATTTAAAATAATGTTAAGCAGTTCGGCCAGTAGCGATACCATTTTTGATTATTGGTTGATGGGTGTTTTGGACAGTTCCCTTAGCTCTCCCGCTTCCGTAGAGGAGGCAGATCAAAATAATTCA
>Ga0156537_102_pt1 | contig 15228 bp, 14 predicted proteins | sample RifOxyB2_FD_111932 | JGI IMG/M metagenome (GOLD analysis project Ga0156537, IMG submission 111932) | Candidatus Magasanikbacteria bacterium RIFOXYB2_FULL_38_10
GCCAACAAATCATTGAACCGCCCCGACGACACCTTTTTGAACGAGCAGCCGAAAGAATGAGCCTGGGCCGTTTTTTAACTTAGTCCTTTTAAATTAAGAAGGAACAACAAAACCCTTACCCTCGCCAAAGCGGGGGTTTTATTTTCAAACATCTGTCCCTTTTTTTAAAAACAAATTTTCTTTGACAAAAAATCAATATTATCTTAAGATAATAAAAGTCGCTGAAAAACGATTAACTGTCCTTTCAAAAATAGGGGGAAAGATGAAAATTCTAACAGGGTCCGAGATCACGGAGGTTCCCTATTGGGCGCGCAAATTGGCTGAATTAACAAGAATTGCTTGGACAGGACAAGACGGGAAATGCTATTTTCCTTATTTACCTTTAACCAAGCCCGATCTCTGGCAAACTGAGATCTTGGCTGACTGGCAAAAAGGCAATCTCTTCTCCTGGGTAATGGAAGATGAAGGGAAAATCCTAGCCCATGCCGCATTGGTTAAAAAAGGCGACGTTTACGAATGTGGACGTTGGTTATCCTTACCAAATGCCCCAAAAGGGACGATGACTAGGCTGGTTGGCGCAGCTATTGATTTTGCTCGTCAAAGAAACTGGAATTTTTGGGTTGAGTGTACCCAAGCTCACACATCTTCTCAAAGGATCTGTGAAATACACGGGCTAAGATTTGCCGGTATAGGCATACTCAAAAAGGTCGGCGAAATTTGGTGGGATATTATCTATTTTGATAGTGGCGATCCTGCCCAAGCTTTCCAACCACAACCCGGCATCTTGGCCGATCCGTTGGGTCGCGAAATCAAAATGCAAGAAATCTATGCCGAAAGACTGGAGCAAATAACTTCTCTCATTCGTAATTCGCCAGGAGATCAAATTCCCCCGCTATATTTTCACATCTTGCCTCATTTAGAGTCAACTTTAAGGGAAATAATAAGGCTTAACGTTTGAACCATGACGCCTCGCACAACTTGTGCGAGGTTTTTCTTAAAAATTGACTTTTTTTAAAAAAAGGGCCAAAATATAAGTTAGAAATAACTTACGTATCATTAAGATTTATGGATGAAATAGCACTCTTAAAAAAACTGATTTCCTTAGATTCCCAGTGCACAAAAAGCAACCGCGCTATTGCTTTTTTTATTGCTTCTTTATTTCCTAAAAAAAATTGCCTGATTACCAAATTAAAAAAAGGCGACTTGGATTTATATAATGTAACTGTAAAATTTACCGGTAAAAATTCGTCCCATCCTTTGATTTTTAGCGGACACACCGACACCGTGCCTCTTACTAATCACTGGACAACCAATCCGTTTAAAGGCAACGTCAAAAAAGGAAATATTTTTGGCTTAGGAGCATCAGATATGAAAGCGGGCCTCGCTTCTATTATCTCCGCCGCCCTTTCCATAAAAGAAACCCCCAACCAAGATATTTATTTTCTTTTTGACGCCGATGAAGAAGATGCTTGTACCGGCGGTCAAGCTTTTCTTAAAACAATAAAAATAAAAAACAGAGCGGCCCAAATAATTATTGCCGAACCCACTGACGGATGTTTAATCATCGGGCAAAAAGGTGCTATGGATATGCGCGTTTCTTTTACGGGACAAGCTCTTCATTCCAGCAAAACCAGCGGATCCAAAAATAAAAAATTCAACGCTATTTATAAAGCCGCCGCGGCTATCAATGCCCTGCAAAAATTAGAGTTAAAATGGGAAAAAAAATCCAATCAACTTTTTGGCGCCCCAACTCAAGCTGTTTGCCAAATAAATGGCGGCGTAGCAAGCAATGTTATCCCGGACTCCTGCCAAATTTCCATCAACCGACGATTTCTTCCAAAAGAAAATCCTAAAAAAATTTTAGAACAACTTCAAAAAATAATTCATAAAATTGATCCGCTGGCTAAGGTGACAGCCAGATTTATCGGAGAATCCAACCTACTTGACACCCGAAGCCTTATTTTCCAAAAAGCCCAAGATACCGGCTGGAAAATCTTAAGAAAAAAGAAAGTAATCGTAGCGCCCTATTGGACACAGGCCGGTAATTTTAAACGCTGGGGCGATTGCCTAATTTGGGGACCAGGAAAAATTAAAATGGCGCATAGGGCCAATGAATACTGCCCTCTTAAACAAGTTAGACAAATGACTTTGTGCTATAAAAATTTAATCAAACAATTGACATAAACAATTGGCGCTTGACATTAAAGCATAATTATGCTACTACTAAAGTAGTTAATCAACTAAAACTAACATGGTTAACAAGGGTACTTTAACAAGCCAAGAGGGCAAAAAAATGGAAGCTTACGACCTATTGAACCATCGTGATTTTGTGTTTCAAACAACTGATGCCAGAAAAGTAAGAAAACTCCTCAATACTCCGGGAGCGACCGTCTACGAGGGTTTTGATCCTTCGGCTGATAGCCTGCATTTGGGTCATTTGTTATCCCTGATGGCAATGCACCATCTGCAAAAAGCGGGGCATCGTGTCATCTTTATTTTGGGTGGCGCCACCGGTCTGATCGGCGATCCCACCGGCAAGAAAACAAGCCGCAAACTTCTTTCTGCCCAAGATATCGCCGCTAATGGCGAAAAGATGAAAAAGCAGGTAGAAGAAATGGGACTTCTTAGATTCAGCGGTGAAAATGCCGCATTGATGATTGATAACAGCCGTTGGATGGGCAATTTCTCTTTTTTAAATGACTTTATGATCAAGGTGGCCAAGGTCTTCTCGGTAAACGAGATGGTAAAAATGCGCACCTTTGCCGATCGCCTAAAAGATGAAGGAAGCCTCACTCTGATGGAATTCTGCTACCCGGTTCTGCAAGCCTGGGATTTTCTGGAGTTGTTTGAACAGTTTGGTTGTCGTCTGCAAATCGGCGGACAGGACCAATGGGCCAATATCCTTCAGGGAGCTAGTTTAATCAAAAAAATCCATGGTGCGGAGGTACATGCCCTGACTTTCCCTCTTTTAACCACGGCCAGCGGCGAAAAAATGGGAAAAACGGAAAAGGGACCGATTTGGCTGGATCCAAAGAAGACAAGTCCCTTTGATTTTTACCAGTACCTTATTCAAACGCCCGACCAATTAGTTCCTCAAATGCTCAGGATGTTCACTTTTTTACCTTTAGAGGAAATTGAAAAGGCGATCTTAAATCCCAGAGAGGCACAGCGTCTTTTGGCTTTTGAAACAACTAAGGTTGTCCATGGCGAGGAAGAGGCTGTTAAGGCTCGCCGAGACACGGAAAAGTTGTTTGGAAAATCAGAAGGGGGAACGGAAGCTGTCCCCACATTTAAAATGTCCGCGGCAGAAATGCCTTTGGATGAAATCCTGGTACAGGCAAAATCGTTGCCCTCCAAAAGCGAAGTAAAGAGGCGCTGCCAAGGAGGCGCTGTACAAATTGACGGCCAAGCGGTCACTGATTCAAGACAAACAGTAAACAAAGGATGCGTGATTCGTTTTGGCAAAGGATCCTTCTTAAAAGTAGAAACTTAGTCTTTTCCCCGTGCTTCTTTTTGAGGCACGGGGTTTTTAATTAACTACCTATGAGCAAAGATAATTTTTTTCTCGTCTTACTAACAATCGTAATAATTTTGGCCTGGGGAGCCGTTCCGGCTTTGGCGGTAATCGGAGATTTACCGGCCGGTGTCACCGCCCTAATTATCAATTTTAGTTCCCTCCTAACCGTGGCTTTTTTATTGAGTATAGGAGTTTTTGACAGGTTCAATATCAAAAATGCCGACAAACCTAAAGAAGAATGGCAAAAAACATGGGCGGCCTTTCGTAATTACGATTTAAAAACATATTTAAAAATGTCAGTTTTAAGTTTTTTTTGGCCATTTCTTTATTCTTTGGCTTATTTTTATGCCATTTATATCAAACAAGCATCCTTGGTAGTACTGTTTAATTTTTCTTGGCCATTATTTTGCGTGATAGGATTAAGATTGATTGATAAAAAAAAGTTTAAATTATTGCCTTTTTTAGGTATTTTAATTTCAGTCATAGCCGCTCTTGGTTCAGCCTTTAACGGCCAGGGACTTGACAAAATTGCTTACCTGATGTTAGGATTGGGAGGGATAGTAGCCGCCACCCAGGGAGGCTATGCCGCAGTCACAGATAGCAAGTGGTGGAAAGATATTCATCCCGGGATTCTAACCTTAATCGGGGCAGCTATTACGGTAATATTTTCTTTTTTGTACGCCCTCATATTTGGCGAATTCAGCCTTCTTCGGGAGATAAATTCGGTTTCCCTCATTTCCTTAATTGCTATCGGTGTATTATCAAACGGAATAGGTTTTTCAGCCTTTTTAATCGCTAACCAGAAAACCTCCGGAACCGGTGAGCAAAAATTAAAAATCAAAGCCTGGTGGCTGGCCAGCATGTCTTTAGTCCCATTTGCGCAAATGCTTTTTCTCTTAGTACCAATTAAAGTACTCCAAGAAAAAGCAAATGTATCAAGCTCAAGCTGGATAGCCTTAAGTCTGCTGATAATTGCCTTTCTTATCCTGCGACTTTCAAATTGGTATGAAGAGTGGTCGGAGAGACGGAAAAATGTTCTATAAATAATACAATTAATTTTAGCGCCGAGATACCCAAGCGGTCAAAGGGAGCGGTCTGTAAAACCGTTGGCTTAGGCCTTCGTGGGTTCGAATCCCACTCTCGGCACCAGCCTCCAAAACGGAGGCAGACTGAACAAGGCGCGGAAAAAGACAACAATTTTTCTCGCGCCTTTTTTTATTGATAATCCACGAAAACAATACCATCTGCAATACAACCTCTTGCGAAATTAGATTAAAAACTCTATAATAAGTGATGTAAGTCACCATTTTATTTTTAAATTTATGTCTAAAGAAAACAACGAAATCAAATCCCAATTTTTAATTCCTACCGTAATAGAAAAAACCTCTTACGGCGAACGAGCTTATGATATTTATTCTCGTCTGTTAAAAGACAGGATAATTTTTTTGGGTACAGCCGTGGATGATGCCGTAGCCAACACCGTCATTGCCCAGCTTTTGTTTTTAGAAAATCAAAGCAAAGATAAAGAAATTAAATTGTACATCAACTCTCCGGGGGGATCAGTCACCGCCGGATTAGCCATTTACGATACCATGCAATACATTAAACCGGATGTTTCTACTATCTGCATTGGCATGGCGGCAAGTATGGGCGCGGTGCTACTGGCCGCCGGACAAAAGGGCAAAAGATTTATACTGCCCAATGCCGAGGTGATGATTCATCAAGTGATGGGCGGAGCAGAAGGCCAAGCTACCGATGTTAAAATCCGAGCGGAGCATATTTTAAAAATCAAGGACAGACTAAATAAACTCTTGGCCGAGCATACCAATCAACCTATAGAAAAAATAGAAAAAGATACTGATCGTGATTACTTTATGAGTCCGGAAGAAGCACAGAAATATGGACTGGTGGATAAGATAATAAAAAAATAGATTAAAAAAAGACCCCGTAGCCAGGTTACCAGTTGCGGGGTTTTGATTTGGGCGGACTTACATATATTCGTTCTTTTGAACAAAGCGGGACTCGTCCGCCCTAAAAATAAGCGGCCACTTCTTCTAACGTCTTTTAGCAAGACATTGCCATCTTAAGCCGCTTCATTCTCTGGTAGCAACAAAGGCTCATTCGTTTATCAAAAAACATGAAGCCTCTCGTCGCCACCACTTTTAAAAAGCACCGAAGTGGACAACAATAATGTCGGCCTAAAAGTCCATCCCAATCCTCGTCCACTTAAAAAGAACAAGAGAGCAGACAAACGAGTCGGCGGTTTTTTAACACCTTACCAAACGTCTGCTCCTGGTAGCACCGGACGGACAAGGCGTTTTGCGCCTTTTTGTGGCAGGATCAAGTTCGTCCGTCTTTAAACAAATGGGCAAGCACCCTCCGTATCGTTGCTTTTGACAACAGCGGGAAACTCGCCTGCCCTTACATTGTCTTGCGCTGACAAAGCCACTTTCGTTTTTTTTATAAAAACAGGGTTATTCTAATCAGCGCAATTTAAACGCGGACATCAACCCAGTCGTTTTAAAACACGTTTATTGTCGTCCGCGTTTTACTTTTGACGGACACCCCGGTCTGCGTCTTTTCAGACAAAGTAGGATTCGTCCATCATATACCAAGCGGTCACATCAACCTTCGTCTTTAACAAGACAGTCTTTCATTAGGCCGCTTTATTTTCTGGTGATGACGGGTATTCACCACACACAAAGACAAGAAGCCTGCTGTCACCACCATTTTAAGGGGACACGAATTCCAACGTTTTAAAACATTCATCTTGTCGTCCCCCTTTTTATTCTCAAAGAACTGTTTTTTTACACTAACAGATTAAGAAAAAAGAATCAAGAGAGTGTGCCCAAAAAAAACCCGTAGCCAGATTACCAGCTACGGGGGTGATGTTGCGGACAAGCAACATTAGGCAGACACTTCGGTATTCATCTTTCCAGATAAGCATCTATTCGTCTTTTTGGACAATATAGCAATCATCCACCCAAAACAAGTAGCTGGGCCAAACACGATCATGTCCGTTTAAAACAGAGCGTTCTCCGTCCGACCCAACTAAATCAAGGGGGCAAGCAAGGCATCAGTCGTCCTTACGGACAAGGCAACCTTCGCCTACCCCAATCCTTACGCAGCCTGGCGCTCCTCACGCTGGCGATCCTTCTCCAGTTTCCACCACTCCTTCCACAGCCATTCCACGAACTTGGTGAGAGTGCGCCAGGTGGCCATGCGGTGGATGTGCCCGTCGGAGTAACGCGACTTGCCGTTCGTGCCAATTTCCTTGGCATGGCGGTCGCGGAACTTCGCCTTGTAGGAGATCAGCTTCTGTCCACACACGGAGTCGGGACGGCGGTTGAACTGGTCGCCAAGCAAATACAGCGCTTGGCGCAGATCCGGACTCCAGTTGGCCACTTCTCCGCCACGACGACGCGGGAACCGTCCGTCGGGCAGAACATGCGCGCCGCAGTAGGCCTTGAGCTTGGCATCGGTCTCAAAGCGGCGAATATCCACGATGCTGGCAATGAAAGCGGCAGCGAGGCGGGGACCTACGCCCGAAATCGGCGCAAAAACCCTGTCCCACAGAGCCGTAGCTTCCACCGCCTTCTTGAGCTCACTTTCCCGGCGCTTCAGTTCCTCTTCCAAGTTCTGCAAAACCATATCGTTGGCCGAGCGGCGCTGGTATTCTTTCTCAATCATGCCTTCTGGGTAAAGCCCTCTTTCCGAGAGAAAGATACTGCCGATGAAGGAAGCATGCAGACGCTGTTCACAGGCAATACGCGCCGCCAAAGCTTCCTGCCGAAAAGACAGGGCCTCGGAGACGCGGATGAAGGCGCGATCACGCGACTCCACCTTGTAGAAGGATCCACGCTCGTTCCGCACCTTCTGCGCAAGCAGTTCGGCGTCCTTGTCCTTGTCCTCATCCTGACCGCGCCAGTTCTTGAAGACAAAGGACGGTACACGGTAAACGCTCGCACCAACATTCTCTCCGCTGCGGGAAAGCGCGGCGGCCAGGCGATCGCCCGATCCGCCCAGAATCATGCCCACCACATCGCCCTCGCGCAGGCCTTCAAAGGCCGCGGGGACTTTGCCGAGGACATACCTGTCCTTGCCTTCCTTCTTGAAAAAGCCCTTAGGGAGAGCACTGACGTCTTCATCGTCCTTGACCTTGCGCCAACCCAGCTGATGCGGCGGAAAAATGGAAACATCTTCTCCCATTTTCACGTCACGCATGGCCGCGACCAAAACGCCATGGGCAAAATCCAACTCGGACTGCTCGTCGGGCAAGTCCAAAACCAAATCCTGGCCCTTTTTCCCGCCACCCAAGATGAAGATCTGGGTGGGTCGCGCTTGCCCGGCCGTGGTTTTCTTGACCCGGTGTCTGATGCCGATGAATCTTTCCATCTCACTTCTCCTTGCCCTTTTGGGGCAGTATGTCCCCTAAGGGACACTTGTAAGGAACCCGTCCTTAAAGCCGCCTTGGCTTAAGGACAATTAGGAACCAGACGGACACCTCCTCGGTACGCCTGTTTAAGACAGCGCAACATTCGTCCGTCTTTGAACAAATGGGCAAACACCTTCCGGATCGTTGCTTTTGCCAACAATGGTAGGTTCGCCTGCCCAAAAATTTCTGATGGCAACAAATTTCCAAACGCACCAAAGCGCATTTTCAGCTTCGTCGCCACCATTTTATGCGCTGACAGTACGACTTTCGTCTTCTAACAAAGACACTTCCTACTACCGTCAGCGCAATGTACACGCGGACAACTATTCAACTGGCCTAAAGGCCATCCATTGACTCGTCCGCGTTTTGACTATTGATGGACAGAAGCAGGAGCGTCCCAGGGACATCCCAACTATCGTCCATCAAATTATTAAGCGGCCACTTAGCTATTCGTCCTTTGGGACAGCAGTTGATGCGGCCGCTAAACTCTCTGGCGATGACAGTTGAACACACGTTTTTACAAAAACACAATCCTCTTCGTCACCGCCTTGTATAATGAAAGCGGACACAATGAGCCGCGTTTAAAAACATCCTACCTCTCGTCCACTCCCAAAAATCAAACGGGGACATTGCATCACTCGGCCATAAAAGCCAATGCACTTCTCGTCCCTGCAAAATTGTCTGTGAGGACACCCAGCCCCTCGTCCAACAAGACAGACTGAAATTCGTCCTCACATTTGTAAATAACCGACGCGACAGCCCGAACGTCATCCCAAAAGGACAGACCTGCTTACGTCGCGCCCTATCAACCTTTCTTTAGATTGACTTTTTACCCTATCAGATTGGCATTTTTTGTCAATAGCTTAGCGTGCAAGCAAGCCCGGCCTTGACAAAAAGGCCAAAATGTGCTATAATTTAAAGTTAAAATAGTCCTTTTAAACTCCCAACCTAAACACAAGGAGGCCAAAATGATAGATTTCTTCATTGGGCAAATAGTGACGATTGGCCTGCTGTTCCTGGCAATTTATGTGGGGCTGGATCTTTTTTCCCCACCCTTGGCCAAGCGGTTTGCCAGGCTCTTGGGACGAATTGCCAGGACCCTTTGGCGTCGTGTCATCTGGCCTCTCTTGCGCTGGGTGGCCCGCTGGGTACGGAATCACATCCTTGAACCGCTTCTGCGCCGGCTCTTGGATCTGTTCCTCTGGCTCTTGGTCTGGCTCGCCCATCACGGTAGTTACTGGGCCAGTAGCCTTTGGCACCGCCTGATTGTCTACCGCGCTCGTCACCGAAGGCGACCGTAGACCCGTGAACAACTCGCCCCGCTCCCTGTCACTTGCCGCCTGTCCCCCTAACCTCGGACAGGCTTTTTTTATAAGCCTAAATTAATTTCGCTCGTAACATGTCTAATATTTTTTCGCTAAATCTAGCCAAAGAAATCCTAAAAACTCAACCTTCAAACCTTTTCCCCCTCACTACCCTTGACAAACAACCCCTGATATGGTAGAATAATCAGTCATCTTCGTGCTTGATCCAAAAGCAAAATAAAGATGGCTTTAACAAAAAAGCCCCATCAAAGTAGGTGTTCACGACAAGCATGGGGATTTGTCGAAGGAAAGATCCGGTCTCTGACTCGACTTATCCTTTGACAAATCTTCTTGAACACCTACTTTAAAAAGGCTTTTACCAAACAAACCCCAACCTGCAAAGGAAGGGGGTTTGTTTTTAATAATTGCCGGTGGCTGAGGGCGTAGAGGGAATTATTGGGGATACAGGTACGGCCGATGCCGGTGATTCGGCAGGGGCACTGCCACCAGGCGCAGTAGAGGTGGCTGACAAAAATCCATCAGTCGTAGCCGGTTCACTTAACTTTTCTACGCCAATCATACAAACTTCACCCCAAGGTCTATAACGGCTGACAAAATCTTGCGTTTTAATGGTTCCGTCGGCATAAGCAACTGTATAAGTAAAACTAGCATCGGCCCCGGCATGCGCTTTTTCTGTGCATTTTTTCTGTCCCACCGGCAAATCCAAAGTTTCAACTAATTTGGATGGCGGTGGTGATTTAATGTTGTAGACTTTGGGATCAGTCCTTCTTACCGAACGCCCATCTTTGGCACCCCAGAACTGAAAAATTAAATTATCGCCGTCTATTTTGGTTTGCACTAAAATATGATTGGCCGTATCGTTGATAAATTTAAAGTCGGGAGCCGGATCATAGATGGTGGCATCAATACCCACTGGCGGCTCATAATAAGAAACGCGGTAAGCATGATTAGCCCGCTCCAACACCGGCAGACCCGAGGCTAACACCGCCCTAAAAATAGTAGTGGAAACTTGACACAAACCGCCGCCAAATTCCGGTTTTGTTTTATTACCCTTAATTACCAGTTCCGGTAAATACCCATTGGTATCATCAATTGGTCTTAATTTTTCTATTACAGAAAGGATTTCACCGGGTTTAATTAAAACCCCGTTCAAGGCCGCCGCGCCCACAGCAATATTTTTACGGCGATTAACAGGACTGCCTTTAAAATTAGTTTGCCCTTCCCCCAATAATTCTTTAATACCAAAATTATTTACTTTAGATAAAGTTAATTCCGGTTCTACAATTTCTTTAACCAGTTTTATCTTTCTTTCTCCACCATTAAACAAAGCATTTTCCGCAGCCGCTACCACAACAGGTACATTAACTTTCTCCCCTGCCTGACCAGGTTTAAATTCCTTTACTCGGCCGTTTTCTACAATAAAACGCGCTTCTTCAAATTGTGTTTCCAGTTGATAATCTACTTGTTTTTTTAAATACTCTTCTAAAAGACTAGCCTCAATTGCCAAACCGACTTTTTCATTATTATTTTTTAAAACCACCCACCGCGCCCATTCTTTGGCCGAAACCTTAAATTGTTTTTCACCGGAAATTAAAACTATTTCTCCGGCGGATAAAGCTTGCGCTAAAAGCGGCTTGAGTTCTTCTGCTTGCCATTTAAAAATTTCCGGTTGACTTTCAATCAGATGCAAAATAATTGGATCAGAGCTGGCCTCTCCTAAGTTATTTTTCAATGTTTTAAAGGCCGTTTCATAATCAAAAATTTTTCCCGCTGATTCAGCTATTGTTGTCACTTTTAAAATTTCTCCGTCTTCAATTTTTAAACTGGCATTCTTATTAGGCACCTCTATATTAGCCAAATTAAAATGTAAAAATTTATTTACCTCATTTGCCGATAAATAATATTCCAAAGGAACCTTAACTCCAAAAAATCTAACATAAAGTCTATTCAAAGCTTGTTCCAGTCTGTTGCCCTCTCGCCCTACTTTAAAAGCTTTGGCTACAGTTTTATCCAAATCATAATCAAAAATAGTAGCGGAAATGTCCGGATTGATGGAGGAATCGGCCACCGAAGGCAAGTTGAGGGAAATATTTTTATAATTAAATACCGCGCCTTTATTTAAAATTGCATCTGTTGGTTGAACAATTAATTTTCTGGCTTGCTCTATATTTAAGCCACCCACATCAATTGGGCCGATACTTACCCCCTTAGATATAGAACCCGCCGGCAACTGAACCAGCAGGACCAAAAAACCGGCCACTAAAAAACAAAATAAAAAAAGAGCGGCTAAAGTAAGCCACAAGGTATATTTAGCAGTTCGCTTATTTTCGTTTTCATTCACTGTTTCGGCCATACTAATCTTTTTTCAAAATCTCATTTAAAATTGCTTTGGCTTGTTTGGCCCTTTCCTCTGTTGCTCTACCACCAGGCTCTTCTATTTTTATTTCCACAACACTACCCTCGCCGGAATTCTCCGGTAAAAAATTAATATCAATGTTTAAAGTTTGACCGTCATCAAATTTCAAAACAGCCTTTTTTTCTTCTAATCTATCTATAACACCAACTAATTTTTTTTCTTTGGACATATTATTCTTCTAAAACTTTAATTGGCACTTTCTTTTTGGCAGATTCCTTAGGGATAACAATGGTTAAAACGCCGTTTTTAAAAGTGCCCATAGCCTCGTCAGTTAAAACATCAACCGGCAAAACAATGGTACGGGAAAAATTGCCCCAATAACATTCACGGTAAAAATAATTTTTGTCATCAATATCCACCTCGCGATGTCTTTGTCCCCTGATGGTTAAAAGATCATTATGGATGTTAACAGAAATATCCTCGGGCCGCGCTCCGGCAATGGTAGCCACAATTACCAAGCGGCCGTCTTTTTCCCCCACGTCAACCGAAAGCTGTCCTTCATCGCGATCTAAATCCCAATCTTCGGGAGGTGGAGACGCTTTTTTACCGACCTTATTAATCAAATTGGAAAAAAAATCGCCTTTGTTTGTTTTGGTTTCAGCTACGACAATTTTTTTACTGGCTTTTTTAGTTGCCATATTTTAACATTAAACCCAATTTTGTTGCAACCCGCAACAGTCACTGGTTATTAATTTACTTTTAAACTCATCTCTAAAGATTATATCAAAAAAATAATTATGTTAAAAGAGAGGCTTTTTGTCCGTCTCCGGCTTTTCAAAAAGGCAGAGCCAGGCTATAATAGAGTCAAATTAAACTTTAAGCTATGAAAACCTTTGATATTGCCATTATCGGAGCCGGTCCGGCCGGAATTATGGCTGCCATTACTGCCGCAAAGCAAGGCCGGCAGGTTATTTTATTAGAAAAAAACGAGATAATCGGGCGTAAAATTTTGGCTACAGGCAATGGCCGTTGCAATCTTACCAATAAAAATATAGATGTTTCAAATTATCACGGCGCTAATCCGGAATTTATCAAACAAATTCTTTCCGCTTTTGATCAATATAAAGTGACGGAGTACTTTGAATCTTTGGGCGTAATTTTAAAAGAAGAAAATAATGGCCGCATTTTTCCGCGCACCAACCAGGCTTCCTCTGTTGTGGAAGCCCTAGATTATGAATTAAAAAAATTAAAAGTTAGCGTGGAAACAAAGGCTTCGGTTAAAAATATCCACTATGAAAAAAATTGGCTCTTAAGCGGCCAAAAAACCACTGGCGATTTTAAAATTGAAGCCAAAAATTTAATTCTTACCACCGGCGGCAAAGCCTCCTTCCAATTTGGCTCATCCGGTGATGGTTTATATTGGTCAGAAAAACTTGGACACACCATTATTTTTCCCCATCCGGCTTTAACACCTTTGGAAACAGTGGAATCTTGGCCTAAAAATATTCAGGGATTAAGAATTGAAGGAACAGTCAAACTCACAGCTGACGGAAAAATTATTTCCCAAAGCCAAGGCGATATTTTATTTACCCACTTTGGTTTATCCGGGCCAGCTATTATGAAACAGGCTAGAAATGTAGGTTTATTACTGCCTACAAAAAAAATAGAGGTGCACATTGATGCAATTCCCGAGGAAACCAAAAAAGAATTAGATAAAAAAATAGAGACTATTTTAAATGTCAACGGAGCCAAAGAGATAAAAAATGCCCTGGCAGGGATCATTCCAGTTGAACTGATAAAAACAATTTTGATTAATCTGGCAATTGATCCGGAAAAGAAATCTTCTCGCATTTCTAAATTGGAGAGAGTTTCAGTTGTTGGGGTTTTAAAAAATTTAACTCTAACAATTAGCAAAACCCGCCCCTTTAAAGAAGCCCAGGTGACGGCCGGTGGTGTTGATGCAAAAGAAATTGACGCCAAGACACTAGAATCAAAAAAAATTCCTCATCTCTTTTTTGCCGGAGAAATAATTGATGTAGATGGAGATTCAGGTGGATTTAATCTGCAATGGGCCTGGTCTTCGGGATATTTAGCTGGTTTATCGGCAAGTAAATAATTATTGAATTTCAAAAAGATCCCATCGCTTGATGAGATCTTTTAAAATGTAAAAATTGGCGGAGAGGGTGGGATTCGGACCCACGGTCCTCTTACAAGGACAACAGTTTTCAAGACTGTCGCATTAGACCACTCTGCCACCTCTCCAAACAAAAACGGAGAGGGTGGGATTCGGACCCACGAGCCCCCTTACGGGGGCGCAGGTTAGCAACCTGCTGCTTTAAGCCGCTCAGCCACCTCTCCAATTATGGTATTATCCTATCAAATTTTTATCTCCTTAGCAAGTCCCATTACCCTATCTCTCCCTTGCCACGGTTAAAGACCAAATTAAACCGGCGCCGGCTTGTTTTAAAACCTTGGCGCATTCTTGCAAAGTGGCTCCGGTGGTAAAAACATCATCAACTAAAATTATATCACGCCCTGATAACTCTTTTTCAACAATGAAACCTCCGGCTAAATTTTTAATTCTCTCTGTCCTGCCCAAACCCACTTGCCGAGAAGTTTTTTTAACCCTCTTCAAAATCCCAGCGCCCACTTCCTTCCCCACTCGGCTCGCTAACATTTTAGCCAATTCTTCTGCCTGATTAAATCCCCTTTCCCAATATCGGCTGCGATGAAGAGGCACGGGAACAAACAGCCAATTTAATTTTTTGATAAAAATATCATGAAAAGAAACCTTAGATAAAAAATCATCGGCCAAATGTTCAAAAACAATAAAAACATTTCTTTTAAAATTATATTTATATTCTAAAATTGCCTGCCGTAACTTTTTTTCTTGATAACTGCCTAAAGCCATAACTCCATCTAAAAAAGAATTTGCTTGGCAAAAAAAACAGGTGGAGCCACCATTTAAATTATCTTTATAACAAACCGGACAAAAAAATTGCGGTACCGATTCAATTTCTTTCAAACAATTTTGGCAAACCGCCATTCCCTCTTTCTCACAAAAAATACAAAAAACAGGGAAAATAGTATCCCTGATTTTGTTTATAATTTTAAAAATTTCCTCCTTCATTAAATTTTCCAAAATTATTGCCAAAAAGCCCCATCAACCAACCAAACCCCCTTAGACAAAACCAGATTCAATTTCATGTCATTGTAAGATAAAGAGTCAACACCATTTATTCTTTGCTGACGCTGGGTAGAAACAATTACGGAGGCTTTATTTTTTTGCAAATTTTCTATTTTTTGACTAAGAGCCAAAGTAGTCACACTTTCAAATCCCAAAGGATTTTTTTTCTTTAAATCTTCCGGATAAATTTTGAGCCAGGCCGCAACCGTAGGCGTGACCAAATCTTGAATTTCGGCAAAATTGCTAAAATTAGCTTCCATGCTATATGACCCAAATCGTTCTACAAAATTTTTAGCCACATTTTTAATAGCCAATTCGTTATTAGCAACTTTTACTTCTTCTTGAGTTAATTTAACCGGAGTAATTGTAGTTGTTGTGGGCGCGGTGTTTAAATTATTGTTTGAAGTA
>Ga0156537_108_pt1 | contig 10496 bp, 8 predicted proteins | sample RifOxyB2_FD_111932 | JGI IMG/M metagenome (GOLD analysis project Ga0156537, IMG submission 111932) | Candidatus Magasanikbacteria bacterium RIFOXYB2_FULL_38_10
ACAAAATTTCCAGCGCCGGGTGGTATTTATTAACATATTATCTTTGACAGCAATGACCGTGCCATCGGCAAAGGCGCGGACTTCTGTTTGTCGGGAAACGCGGTCGGCGATGTCCCAAGCCACATGCCTTAGTCCGACCACGGCCGACGAATCTAGAATCACTCCTTGGGTTAAAACTCCCAAAGTCGGAAAAGCATAAGGATGGGCAAAAGTATACCAAGTATCGCCGGCAATGGTTTTGTAATTAAAGCTTTGGAATTCAGAGAAAGTTGCGAGATTTTGTTGATCAGTATCAGAAACTCGACCCGTGCCTTGGATCACGGCAAAAGCAACAGAAATTAAGAGGTAAATAAAAAAACCAAAACCGAGAAAAAAGATAAGCAACAAAATACAGCAATTTTTTAGTTTATGCCGTTGGCTGTAAATTAATTGGATTAGATAAGCGACACCCATAAATTAAGCTGGCGGTTTGGTAGTGCAGACTCGATCTTCCTCTTCACTGCTTTTAATGGACAGCGGAATTTTGGAATCATTCACAATAAGAAGTCCTTTTCCAACCTCGAGTCTCTCTAAGTAGGCTCGCTCTGGCTTATTTATATGCACCTTTTCATTGAGTTTATCAAAAGAATCACTGACTTTATGCTTCATAACCAAAGTCACCGATGACTGGTCAAAAAGGTCGCTGGTTCGCGGGAAGGCGCTGTTATAGTAATGATTAATTGACTGCACAATCGTTGTCACACCCGAATTATACTTTCTTCCTCGCAGAGCCAAGGACGCCAGCTTTTCCACAATCAAGCCGGACTGAAAAAGCTGGGAGGCTTCGTCAATAATTAAATTTTTGAATTTAACTTTATTTTTAGGATGGTTGATATAATTCCAGTAACTCTCGAGTATTACAGCAATGACAAAGTCACGCTTGTCCACATACTTTAAGGCAAAGACAATTAGATCATCATTGGCAAAATCTATATTTTGCTGTTTGTTAAAAAGGTAATATTGCGGGTGGCTGGGTTCGTTGTATGACCGGAGGACAGTTAATAATCCCTCAGTCGTTCTGTTTTTTGGCAGTGTTTCAATGGCTTGAATAAAATTAATTAAAACCGGCTGGCTGTTTTTTGCCAGCGCCTCTTCATAAACATTGCCAATAACTTTTTCAATTTTAGTCAGTTCAGTCACACCAATTTTTTCATTGCTGAACATTGTTTTAAACAGATCGCGCACAAATTCAATTTTCTGCGCTTTGTATTCGGGACCAGAAATATGAAAGGGATTGATGTAATAAATAGACTTGTCGTTAAGTTCAATATATTTTCCTTTTAAATAGTTGGTGACCATTTCAAATTCATTTTCTACATCTAGTACAAACGACTGGTAGCCAATCATACGCGAGCGGATTAAATCCAGTTTTATAAAATACGACTTGCCGGCGCCAGTGGAAGCGACAATTGAGCGGTTATAGCTTTCTAATTCTTTGCGGTCAATCGTAACCAATGAACGGTTAATTTCATCCACGCCATAAAGTATGCCAGTGCTGGAGGAAATTTGCGGAATGATAAACGGAAAAGTAAATGCCGAAACATCAGTATTAATGTCACGGTGGTTTTTAGTGTTGGTGTCGCTGTACCCCGCAATAAAAGTTCCTTTTAGTCCTTCAAATTGTTCATAATGATAAATTCGGGAACGCATCATTTTTCTATTCAATAATCGCTCCAAATTCATATGTACAATGTTCAAGGCCTGAATAGTGTCGGAGCGAAAAGTCATTTCAACTTTTAAATCAATCGGCTTAATTTCTGAGCGTAAATATTGTTTTTCAATTTTTTCCGTGCTTTCCAAAACCAAATTGTCAGCAATATTTTTTGGCCGATGCTGGGTATTTTCGTCAAATATTTTTGCCTCAATCCGTTGGCGTTTATCCGAGAGCTTAACCACGGCTTCGGCTGGATCCTTGCTGGTGTAGGTCAGCATTAAATCGTTGGCATAAGGAAACATCACTATTTCCTTAAACCAGTCAATGTAGGCATGCGAGCCGAGCTCGCTTAAAAATTCCGAGCGCAGGTAGAGTTTACCGTTAATGCTCATGAGGTCAATGTTTTCGTCCTCAATAAAATCTGGGCTAATTTTATTAATCACCGAAAACGGCAAACCTTCTTTACCGGCCCGTTGGCGGTGTTCATCCAAGTGTTCATAAAATTCGCGGTTGTTTAAAAATTTTTCCTCGTCCAGATAACTCATCATTACCTTCACAATTTCACTGGTAGAGAGATTTTTGCTTTTAAGATTAATTGCCTGAAATTGCGACTTAAAAGTGGCCAGTATTCCCAGCATACTTTGTCGCACTTCCTGGAATATTTCTTCTTCAGTAATTTCGCGCTTCTTTTTGAGATTTTTTTCTTCACGGCTGATAATATCTTTAGACAAGGTATATTTAAGTTCACTAAATTCTAAAATTAAATAAAACTTTTTGGTAATAATTTCATAATCCTTGTTGACTTCGCGGATAAAGTCAGCGTGCTTGCGAAACAAATCATAAGTACCAAGGCTCCGGATGCTATACGCGTGTTCTAGTTGGTTGATGTAGTCATTGGCATTGGTTTTTCTAGTTTGAACCAAAATTCTGAGCGGATACTTAACTTCAATTTCCCGGAGTACCTGCTCGAAGCCAATAACTGCCCGGCGTTTTTCTTCGTCGTCCATCAAACTAAAGTTGGCCGGAAAAATTTCCAAGCACATGCGGTAGGCACCACTTTTCATAATTATTACTCCATCCTTAATATCCTTAAACTGCCAGAAACTGGAAAGCGTCTGGTAGCCGGGCTTATTTTTGAATAGCAGATTGCGTATGTATGACATGGTAAATATATATAGAAATTAAAATCAAAAGAATGAGACCGATGACAATGGCAATCAAAATTCCCGCAAAAGTTTTGGTGTTATTGGTTTGTTCATAAATTAAATGTTTGTTTTGTTCGCGGGCATCGCCGCTGGCGCTGTAGTGGTTGTAGATCAAAACTCGGGGCTGGGTTTTGTAGTAGGAAAGAATAAATAGCAGGTGACGGTAAAAATTACGGCCTCTAATTTCAATAATCCCGAGGAGCATCAAACCAGTTATTAAAAACATAAAAGCCATGGCAGTAAAGCGTTTGGAGGCAATAGAGAAAATACCAAAGCCGGCAAAGAGCGTGGCCATAAACACTAAAATAATCTGCGTGGTGGTCAGTCCCCAAAACAGGGTTACTTTGTAGCCTTCAATAGATTCTGGAATATCAATTTTGGTTTGTTTTTCGTCGCTCATAATTTAAGATAACTTTTAATGGCCATTACCGTGCCGGCGCTGTTTCTAAAGCCGCGCCGAACCACTGAACGAAAGCCGGAAACTTCCGAAGCTAAAGCAATTTGCTGGACTAAATTATTGCTGTCGGCGACGATAGCCAAGCCGACTAATATGAGAATGAGATTACCCAAGGAAAGTCCGCCCGAGCCTAAGAAAACGAAGACCATGAGGAGAATAAGCAAATCAAAAGCCAGGCTAAAACTGGTCACAATAAATTTATTCCAGAAAATCATGCCCATTGTCCGGGTCATATCAAAAAATAGCATGGGCGAAAAAATCGGAGCGAGGAGTATCATAATAAGGAGGATAAAATAGCGCTTGGCATTTTTAAAAACCACAAAGCCAAAAAGAATAATGAAGACCAGCACAAAAATTGCCAAGGCTACGAGAGAAATACTGAAACCATTAAAAGAACTCCAAAGATTGTCAGTCAAAAGCGATTTTAACGCCAAGGTCAAACCATTGGCCAAAGGCGTGCTGAAGAGAAAAGTGGCAAAGGCCGCCGCGGTTTTAATAATGGCTTCGGCGATATAGCGAGCCATAAATACGCCAGCAAAACCTAAGATCATTTTGCCAATGTCGCCCGCAAAGTCGCTTGAGTAGTCGCTGTCCATGGCAAAGAGAATTGATTTAAAGTAATGTGTGACAACCAAAAGATAAACCCAGGCCAGCCCAATAATCTCGCTCAATTTTAACAGGCTGTCAAAATTAATGGCTTGTGCAGCATCATCCGGATTGCTCGCACCCTTGTCAAATACTTGTGTCGGCAAGGCAAATAGAAAATTGAAATGAAATTTATCTAAGACCTCAGAGAGTACGACTCCTAATCCTCGTACCATCTTACCAATAATTACTCCGATGATATCATTGATAGTTTTCTTGACGCAGTCAATGGTATCCACGACGACTAATATACACTTCGGATCCGGCATGGTGATGGAAGTGCTTTTAACATCCGAACTTAAAAGATCAGTGTTATTAATCGTGCCTTCGCTTGGTAATTTATTGGCCAAATCCTGTTCCACATTATTATAGAAATGGCTCATGTAAACTTCATGAAAAGCAAAGACAAAGGCTCCGGAAATAAAGAGCATCACCAGTCCAACAATCACAGTCTGAATCATATAGTTGGAACGAGCAACATCGGTTTGCTTGCCGGAATTGCGGATAACGCCGGCCAGGGCAACTACAAAAATGCCGATGACAATACTCATGACAATGACGGTCGGAACGTAATTTACTAGAACGGCTCTAATTAGATTGTCCATAAGGTATAATAATTGGAGTAGTGGTACTCATTTGCTTACAGCCTTCATATCCATAAGCAAAATATATTTTCGGATTTTTATTCCAATGCGTGGTAATTCTACTCAGAGTTAATTTGGCATCGACGCCGTTCATTTCTAAAGTTTCACTATCTGCTAGGACGATGCTATTATTTTTTGGATTGTGAAAAATTAAAAAAGAAAACAATCCGGCTGGCTGGTTATTGGCATTTTTGTATTTAAGAATAGCCTTATCTTCAATTCGTGGGTCGCTTACATCCAGAATTTTATCGCCGACTGTCATCTTCCAATCTGGCTTAGTGCTCATGAAGGTGGAAATCTTTGTCATTGAGGCATAGCGCCAGTCATAAAGTTCAATACCAGTCAGTTGTTCAGTGTTGGGATCAAGATTGCAGACAATTGTTCCCAGTTTTACCAAAGTTGGAGTGTCGCTCAAAAAACCATTTTTTTGTGCATACTGGTAGCGTCCGCGGGCAATATTTTCCAAATAGGCAAAACTTTGTGGCACAACTTCGGTCAAGTCGCCGCCAGTGCCGAGCGTCAGAGCCGAGTTAATAAACAGAATGTCTTCAAATTTGCGTTTAACCAGTTCCTGGTCTTTCCCGTCGAGCCAGTTTTGCAATTCATTGGTAAAAGATTCAACTGTTTGGTTTTTTATTTTGTCTGTATATTCATAACTATCCCAATATGTCTGATCAGCAATAACTGTCTCCTTTGTTTTTTCCGGCGGTTTTATTTTTTGGTGCGACCCAAAGTTCCAAATCTGAGCATAGATAACAATAGCGAAAATGATACTCAAATAAATAACAGCCCGAGCATTAAAATTGGGAATATATTTTTTAAGAAGATTGTCCAGCCAAAACAGCGGACCTCTCGGCGGTTTTTTCTTTGGTTCTTCTTCATTCATAAAATTGTAAATTAAGCGCCTTTAATGCCGATTAACCCAAGTACATAGAGAATTAAACCAATAATGAAAATAGCACCAAAGGTAATGCCGACACCAACGATAGTGGCTTTGAGTCCATGTTTGGCCTCTTGGGATTTAATCAGGTCGCCGCCAGCTGATTGCAGTTTAATTCCATACCAAGCAATCATAATGACGGAATAAAGCACGGCAATGCCAAAAATGACGCCGATGGCAATATTGGCAAAGTCGCGGACCGGCTTCATTTTATCAGATTGCCAAACAGACAAATCTGGTTGAGGCAGGGCTTGGGCAAAAGCCACTGAGGCCATAAACAGGGAGGCAAAAATACTGGTAATGATTGATAAGATTTTTTTCATAAGTCTTAAATTAATTATTAACTGATTTCGGTTTAAAGATAAGGCGTGTACAATTTCCAGGCAACAACGGATTGTCGCTTACCACAACCACTCCATCGACTTTTAATCCCGCTTCGCAGGATTTGGAGATAAAGTTAAGCAGCGACGCCTCCAATTTACTACTGGATGTGCTCGCAATTTTATCTGTGGGGAATAACACATATTCGGAGATAGTGAAGCCGGCATTTTTTAGCAGTTCCATTTTTTGCAAAAAATTTCCTACCAATTCCAGATCATAAGCAATAAAATTTTTTTGTTCATTCAATATGCCTTTAACTGTTCCGGAGAATTCATCTAGGTGACGCGGTACGTCCCAGACTTCGGACATATTTATATTATCTTTTGAATTTACGGTCTTCAGTTCGCCATCTTCATAAGTTATAACAATCTCCAGCTCAATAAAGTGTGGCTGGATATGCCAGACTGGATATTTATTGGTTTCGGCTAAGATCATTATTTCGCCAATCTCGGTATATTCTTTAATTGTGCCATTTGTACAAATAAGTAATTTGCTTTCTGGCTTAATTTTCTTTAAAAAATCCAGCCAGACAAAATATTCATGGCCAACCAAAAGATGTTCTTCTTTGGGTAAGTTCATTTTCATTTCTGTAATTATGTCTTCAATGAGGTCGGCGTAAGTATTTATCATAGAAAAGAAAATAATTTTATTCTTTTGGATAAGTCGGCAATTAATCGTCCTTGTTTTTCGAGTTTAACTGTCTGTTCTGAAGCGTAAATTGGCTCGAGAAATTGTTCAAATGATCCAAGGAGTGTTAGATTGGTGGTGAATATTCTTAATTTTTGTAAAAAACTTGCCTTATTCATTAACAGCCGAAGCCAAAAGGATTGCTCCATCTGTGGTGTCTGAAAGATAAACCTTAAAGTTGTGTGAATATTTTCGTTGGAGTTTAAAAATTGTATGTAGCGTTCAATTTTTCTGATCATCGCTCCTAGAGATTTGCTCGTTCGCTCATATTCACTGTAAACGCGCTCAGTCACGTTGAAAGCGGTATATATAACGGTGTAATCCGGAGTTAAAACTTCAATATTTTTATCGCTTCTAAATTCTCTAGCCAATGAGTCCATCTCTCCTTTAAAAATTATTTTTAATTTTTGAGTTTTATTTTTAGCCTCCAAGCTGGCTAGTTCGACCACTTCGGCTTCGTGCCGGAATAAATTCCAGGACAAGAGCTTCTTGGCTTGTGGATAGTTTTCAAGGCGGTTTTGATCATAATGGCCGTATTCATTGAGTGCCACAAGCCCCTGCTTGGACAGCATATAATAAACTGGCATGCCGGAACGGGAACCAGTAAATATTTTAAAACTTTCCAAATATCCGGCTTGCCACAGCTGACGCAGTTTTAAATATACATAATTAACACGGTCTTGCTGGCGTAAAAATCTGCTAATCTGCCAGGCGGTGGCTATTTTAAATTCAAAAATTAAAGACATTGTTTCTAAGGCGTTCTGGTTTAACTGTACGTTATAGATTTTAATGTCTTCTCTTGGTGTTAATGAAACGTCAAGGGTGTTTAAAGACATAAATTAAAAGTCAAAAATAGTTTTTTCATTATTATCTTGCCCTGGTTGGGCTAAGACGGTTGGTTTTTCTCCTGGCACAACTGCTGTCTCCGGCGTCTCATCAAAAGTCGTGTGTCGACCCATCTGCTCAAAGAAAATCTGCTCGCGGTCGGCTGAATAATATATATTATTAATCGTCGCTCGCTTTTGCTTAATTACTTCAAGCGGCGTCCCGTAGCGTTCCATGGTTTCTTCAATAAATAATCTTTCTGTATCCTTGGCAATGTCTGTCGGGTGGAGTGTTCTTTTGATGTTTATAGACATGGCCTCCTGCGGTGTGCCATAGGCTAAAGTTTTAATATACGCCGTGCCGGTCGGCAAGTTAATAATATCTTCGGCCAATACTTTGCCGCCTAAGATTTTTTCCGCAATTTCGGCATCGTCTACCGACTGAGTGCGCATAAAAATTTTGGTGGCAATATTGGATTCAATAGATTTCTGTATTCGTAAATCTAATTGCCCCATAAATTGATTGGAAATAATGAGGGCAGTATTAAAAGCTCTAACTTCAGAAAACAAGGTTTCAAAAATATCACTGGCCACCCGCTGAAATTCGTCAACCACAAAGACCGTCCGTTTGCGTTCTTCATTCGGTAACCTGGCCTGGCCGAAAATTGCCTCGGCAATGTGAGCGGTAAGGTAGACTGAATAATATTTTTTCATTTGTTCACTGCAGGAGCCGAGGTTGGCAATAAAAATCTTTTTGGTGTTGATCATTTCCTCAAAAGTAATTTTAGTATCCATTCTGTCGGCAATATTCATAAATTCCGGGTAATCCAATATTTTGCCTATTTTATTATTGGTCGTGGCCAAATATTTAGACAAATCATTATTAGTTCTTTTTAAAATAGAATCCACCCAAAATTTTTGTAACCGTGGTGGCAAATATTTTAAAATATTTTTTATCTGGTTTGGTTCGTGCAGGAGCATATCCAAACCAGATAAAGACTGTTCGGGCAGGAGGTAGGCAGTGGCAAACAGCTGTCTTAAAATATTTTCCAATTCTGGTCCCCAAGAATACGTTGAGTCTATTTGCACGAACCGTTTCATAATGGAGATTAAAAATTCAATCCGTTCATCATTAGTCTTATTTCCTGAGAATTGCGAAAAAAATGGAAAGCTCAAAGGCTTATCTTTTTGGGCTGGCGGATTGAAATATATCACGTCATCTTTTCGGTGTTCTGGAATCATGGTTAAAAGATCTGTGGCAAAATCATTTTTCGGGTCTATAATTAAACAGGCGGTTTGTTCCTCATCTTCTTTTTGCAAAAGATTGCTCAGCATGGTTTTTAAAGTTTCGGATTTTCCGGCACCCGTGCCACCCAAGATGTAGGTATGTTTTTTCATGTCTTCCCAGGTGGAAATGCCGATGGAGATATTTCCCTGCATCCGGAAATTAGAGTGACCCAAATTAACAAAAAAGCGTTCGGAAATTTCTCGCATTTCACTACTCATTGGTAGTTTTTTAAATTTAATAATTTTAATTGAAGACACAGTGTTTTCCGTTATGTTCGGTAAATGCCAAAAAGAATATAATTCGCTATCGGATACCATCTGGCCGTAGTTTTCATAAAAAGAAAAAGGCCAGTACTCATGCTTACGCCTTTTGAGTACTGGCCTCATATTAATAATGGTCGAGAGCACACCTTTCCCTACAATGTCCTCGACCTGCTTGGTAAACAGTCGGCGGTGTTTCAAGGTGTTCATATTTTTCTGATTGATCTCATTCAAAACGGCCTGCACATTCACTATCTTTTCATCAGCTTCTTCAGGCGTAGGCGCTACGGCCCAATAGGAGATTATGACTTGAAAGAGTGAAGCCTTCATTTTCTCAAGCATGGCAGTGGCGAGAGAAGTAACCAGCTCCGACACATACATCCTATTATATGCCCCGAACTTTTTATCTTCTGGCAGTCCTTGGAGCCTTTCCTGCTCTTCCAGCAAATAATGAATTATCTGGTTAAAGAAATGCGAAGAGGGTGAAAGACAAACATTGTAGGCCATAAACTGGCCTTTTTCTAAACCTTCCATCGTGGAAATAATTGAGTCCACTGGGTCGCTCGAAACATCCTTAAAAGTTTTAACTCGGTGATAAAACTTGCCTTCAATCGTTGACTCGCCGTAGCTTAAAAAACTTTTATGGTGTTTAGATATTTCTTCAACGACCTTGCTTTTATCCAGATCAATTATTTCCGCATTGGAATAAGCATTGAAAATAGCTTTTTCAATGCGGTCAAAATATTCGCTAGGAATATTTAAACGAAAGGAGACAAACGGGTACTGCGCCCAAATTTGCAGGCCAAAAAATACCTGGTGGTTGCGATACACTTTCCAGAGTCGCCACATTTTTTGGAAGAAATACCAGGTGCGCGAAAATTCATGTGGCCCTTCAACTGGATCAATATATGTCGAGTGAATGGCTTTAAGAATTTTCTGCTGCACCTGAAAAGCTGTGGCTTGTGAATTTTTGGGGATGATAATTTCAATGTATCTGGCGTCCTTAAACGAGTGGTCGAGATCTTTTGGTTTTAATTTAATTTTTTCAAAGGCATGAAAAATCTGGAGTTGAAAAATTCGGATAATCCAATAAAAACAAATTCCTAGAACAATTAAACCCAAAAAAACTACTCCGAGCGTTAATTCCCAACGCGGAATTTTTTGGATCATCTCGACCCATAAGATGTAACCAACCTTGCTTTTCATATAATAAAAATTATATGCTTTTTTATGGTCAGTCGTTTTCTTATCCCCCAGATCGTCCCGCCGCTTTGCGGCGGACAGTTCAATTGTTTACCAAAGCGAACCAGTGTGTGATTTTACCCCCCTCGCTCACAATAATAATCTCAAAATTTAGTCTAAAAAGTTGGTGTCAGGAAAGAAAGTAATAACAGAATAATAGATAATAGAAGTTAAGATAATAAAGAAAGAATATATAATTAAGGTAAAATATTAATATAGTAATAATAATA